>OBGK01000028.1_pt1 | contig 1161 bp, 1 predicted proteins | sample 1479931 | NCBI WGS metagenome assembly OBGK01 (sample SAMN02324088, study PRJEB22366) | soil metagenome | biome: mixedwood plains | place: Canada | collected 2009-09 | reverse complement strand
GATTTTGAGACACAACGTGGCTTTGTTGAATAAATCGAACTTTTGCTGAGTTGAAGGATCAGATCACGCATCTTCCCGACAACGCAGACCGTTCCGTGGCAAAGCAAAAGTTCAAAATCACCAACTGGTCCACCTACAACAAAGCTCTCATCAACCGTGGCTCCCTCACTTTCTGGCTGGATGATGGGGCGATTCAGGCCTGGTATGAGTCAGCAACACCTTCTTCACGAGGCAGACCTCAGCGCTATTCTGACCTTGCCATCACGACTGTGCTGGTCATTAAACGCGTATTCAGGCTGACCCTGCGCGCTGCGCAGGGCTTTATTGATTCCATTTTTACACTGATGAATGTTCCGTTGCGCTGCCCGGATTACAGCTGTGTCAGCAGGCGGGCAAAGTCGGTTAATATCAGTTTCAAAACGTTCACCCGGGGTGAAATCGCGCATCTGGTGATTGATTCCACCGGGCTGAAGGTCTTGGGTGAAGGCGAATGGAAAGTCAAAAAGCATGGCCAGGAACGCCGCCGTATCTGGCGTAAGCTGCATCTCGCCGTTGACAGTAAAACACATGAAATCATCTGCGCTGACCTGTCGCTGAACAATGTGACCGACTCAGAAGCCTTCCCGGGTCTTATCCGGCAGACTCACAGAAAAATCAGGGCAGCATCGGCAGACGGCGCTTACGACACCCGGCTCTGTCACGATGAACTGCGGCGTAAGAAAATCAGCGCGCTTATCCCTCCCCGAAAAGGTGCGGGTTACTGGCCCGGTGAATATGCAGACCGTAACCGTGCAGTGGCTAATCAGCGAATGACCGGGAGTAATGCGCGGTGGAAATGGACAACAGATTACAACCGTCGCTCGATAGCGGAAACGGCGATGTACCGGGTAAAACAGCTGTTCGGGGGTTCACTGACGCTGCGTGACTACGATGGTCAGGTTGCGGAGGCTATGGCCCTGGTACGAGCGCTGAACAAAATGACGAAAGCAGGTATGCCTGAAAGCGTGCGTATTGCCTGAAAACACAACCCGCTACGGGGGAGACTTACCCGAAATCTGATTTATTCAACAAAGCCGTTCTCCGAATGAAAGCCTGTCCTCAGCATAGTACCGGGAAGGAGGGAGTGACCATCTCATTAAATAAAGCACGCTAAGCCGGTTG
>OBGK01000001.1_pt1 | contig 37486 bp, 42 predicted proteins | sample 1479931 | NCBI WGS metagenome assembly OBGK01 (sample SAMN02324088, study PRJEB22366) | soil metagenome | biome: mixedwood plains | place: Canada | collected 2009-09 | reverse complement strand
ACCCTGCCGCTTACCGGATACCTGTCCGCCTTTCTCCCTTCGGGAAGCGTGGCGCCATTCGCCATTCAGGCTGCGCAACTGTTGGGAAGGGCGATCGGTGCGGGCCTCTTCGCTATTACGCCAGCTGGCGAAAGGGGGATGTGCTGCAAGGCGATTAAGTTGGGTAACGCCAGGGTTTTCCCAGTCACGACGTTGTAAAACGACGGCCAGTGAATTCAGATCTCAAATAATGATTTTATTTTGACTGATAGTGACCTGTTCGTTGCAACAAATTGATGAGCAATGCTTTTTTATAATGCCAACTTTGTACAAAAAAGCAGGCTGGATCCACGAAGAGCGCCGGCAGCAGCGACATCGGGACCCACAGCATCGTGGTGTACAGCACGATGCGGTCGGCCGGTTCGGTGCGCGAGAGTTGTTTGATCTGGATCGCCACCAGTGCGCTGAACACCGCCGCGCACAGTGCGACCAGCGTGCCCAGGGTGAAGCTCGCGCTGCCGGGGCGCACGATGATCAGCACGCCGATGAAACCCACCAGCACCGCGGCCCAGCGTCGCGCACGCACGTGTTCGTCGAGCAGCCACACGGCGGCGATGGTGACGAACAGCGGCGTGGAGTACGACAGCGAGATCGCCTGCGCGAGGGGCAGGTGGCCGATCGCCCAGAAGCCGCAGAACATCCCCAGCACGCCGATCACGCAGCGGATGATGTAGCGGGGGAATTGCGTCGTGCGCAGGATCTGCGTGCCGTGGCGCGCAAGCAACGGCGTGGCCGCGAGCAGGCCGAAGAAGTTGCGGAAGAAGGCGATCTCGAAGGTGTGCAGCGATTTCGACGCCAGCCGGATCGCCACCGCCATCAACCCGAAGAGGACTGCGCTGCCGAGCATCAGCGAAGCCGCGTGCCAGTAACGCGCGCCGTGGTCGGCGTGCGCCGTCACCAGCGTGCGCCGACGATGCGGGGTTCGGGTTCGATCGCCACGCCGAAGCGTTCCTCCACCGACGCCGCGATGCGCCGCGCGAGTGCGAGCAACTCCGCACCCGTCGCACGTCCGTGGTTCACCAGCACCAGGGCATGCGACGGCGCCACGCCCGCATCGCCTTCGCGAAATCCCTTCCACCCGCATTGGTCGATCAGCCAGGCGGCCGAGAGCTTGCGTGTGTCGTCGTCCGCGCCGCGGAACACCGGTGCGTGCGGTTGCGCGTCGACCAGCGCCTGCGCCTGCGCGAACGGCACGATGGGATTTTTGAAGAAGCTGCCCGCATTGCCGATCACCGTCGGATCCGGCAACTTGCGGCGGCGGATGCGGCACACGGCTTCGGCCACCTGCGAGGCGCGCGGCGTTTCGATGCCCATCGCGGCGAGCTCGTCGCCGACGCCCGCGTAGTCGATCCGCACGCGCGTGGCGCGCGAGAGGCGGAATTCGACGGACGTGACGACGTAACGATCCGGGTCGTGCTTGAACACGCTGTCGCGATAGGCGAAGGCACAGGCCTCCGCCGACAGCGTGGTCATGGTGCGCGTCCTGCGATCGAACGCGTGCACCGCGTGGATCGACTCGCGCACTTCGACGCCGTACGCGCCGATGTTCTGGATCGGCGCCGCGCCGACGGTGCCGGGAATGAGTGCAAGGTTCTCCAACCCGGCAAGCCCATGGCCCAACGTCCACAACACGAAGGCATGCCATTCGACGCCGGCGTCGGCGCGCACGATCGCGGTCTCGCCATCGTCCTCGACCAGCGCGATGGATTGCGCCGTCAGGGCGAGCACCACGCCCTGCGGATCGCCGGCGAACAAGAGGTTGCTGCCGCCGCCCAGCACGAGCACCGGCCCTTCGCTGAGCATCGCGTAGCCGAACAACTCGGGCAGGGCGTCGGTGTTGCCCACTTCGACCAGCATGGGCGCGCGCGCGGCGACACCGAAGGTATTGCGCGCATCGAGCTTCGCGTTCTCCACGATGCGGTACTGCGACGACACGGACTCACCCATTCGGTGGCAGGTTCCCGCGGCTCGGCGCTTCCTTGCGGCGGCGCAGGGCGTCGACGCATTCGCCGATCAACGCCGGCCCGCGATACACCAGGCCCGTGTACATCTGCACGAGCGAGGCGCCCGCGGCCTGTTTGGTCGCGGCGTCGGCGCCGGAAAGGATCCCGCCTACGCCGATCATCGGGATGTGCTCGGGCAAACGCGTGCGCAAACGACGCAGCACGAGCGTCGACTTGCCCATCAGCGGCTCGCCCGACAGACCGCCCGCTTCGCTCGCATACTTGACGCCTTCCAGCCCGAAGCGGCCGACGGTGGTGTTGGTCGCGATGACGCCATCGACTTCCAGGTCGGTGAGCACGCGGCCGGCGGCATCGATGTCTTCGTCAGAGAGATCCGGCGCGATCTTGACCAGCATCGGCGCGCGGCGGCCGTGCTGCGCGGCCAGGCGTTCCTGCGCTTCTCGCAACGTGCCGATCAGGCGACGCAACTGTTGTTCTTCCTGCAACTCGCGCAGGCCCGCGGTGTTGGGTGAGGAAATGTTGACCGTCACGTAATCCGCCAGCGGATACACGCGCTCCAGGCAATACAGGTAATCGGTCTCCGCCGTCTCGTTCGGCGTGTCCTTGTTCTTGCCGATGTTGATGCCGAGCACGCCGCGACGCCGCGCGCGTTCGACATTCTTCACCAGCGCATCCACGCCCGTGTTGTTGAAGCCCAGTCGGTTGATCACCGCGCGCTGTGCCGGAAGGCGGAACATGCGCGGCTTCGGGTTGCCTTCCTGCGGGCGCGGCGTGGTCGTGCCGATCTCGACGAAACCGAAACCCAGCGCGAGCAGTGCGTCGATGTGGTCGCCGTTCTTGTCCAGCCCCGCGGCCAGGCCGACGGGGTTGGGGAATTGCACGCCGAACACCTTCGTCGGCAGCGGCTTGGGCGCGCGCGAAACCAGCGGGTTCACACCGCTGCGATACGCGGCCTCGAGCGCCGCGAGCGTCACGTCATGCGCGCGCTCGGCGTCGAGCCCGAAGAGGAAGGGGCGGGCGAGTCCGTACATCCGTGTCAGTGGCTCGTCGTCACAGGTCGAATTTGATGCCTTGCGCCAGCGGCAGCGCGTCGGAGTAGTTGATGGTATTCGTCTGGCGGCGCATGTAGGCGCGCCACGCGTCCGAACCCGATTCGCGGCCGCCGCCGGTTTCCTTCTCGCCGCCGAACGCGCCGCCGATCTCCGCACCCGAGGTGCCGATGTTGACGTTCGCGATGCCGCAGTCGGAGCCGGACGCGGCGAGGAAGGCCTCGGCCGCCTTGAGGTCCTGGGTGAAGATCGAGGACGACAGGCCCTGCGGCACGGCGTTCTGCATCGCGATGGCCTCATCGAGCGTTGCGAACTTCATGACGTACAGGATCGGCGCGAAGGTCTCGTGCTGCACGATCGGCGCTTCGTTGGTCAGGCCCGTGATGATCGTCGGCAGCACGAAGTTCCCCTTGCCTTCGATCGCGGAACCACCGGTCTCGACCTTGCCGCCGGCAGCCTTCGCCTTGGCGATGGAATCGAGGTAGCCCTCGACCGCATCGCGGCTGTTCAACGGGCCCATCAGGTTGGACGGATCGGTCGGGTCGCCGATCTTCTTCTCCACCTGCTTGTACGCAGTGATCAGCTTGGAGAGGACATCGTCGTGGATGGACTCGTGCACGAGCAGGCGGCGCGTGGTCGTGCAACGCTGGCCCGCGGTGCCCACCGCGCCGAACACGATGGCAGGAATGGCGAGCTTCAGCTCCGCCGACTTGTCGACGATGATCGCGTTGTTGCCGCCCAACTCCAGCAGCGAGCGGCCCATGCGCTGCGCGACGCGCTCGCCGACCATGCGGCCGACCTTCGTCGAACCGGTGAAGGAGATCAGCGGGATGCGCTTGTCGTCGACGAAGGCCGAAGCCAAGTCGCTGCCGGCGTCGTTGAACAGGAAGAAGATGTCGGGGAAGCCGCCCTTCTTCAGCGCCTCGTTGCAAATCTTCACTGCGGCGATCGCCGACAGCGGGGTCTTCGGCGAGGGCTTCCAGATCGCGACGTCGCCGCACACCGCGGCGATGAAGCTGTTCCAGGCCCACACGGCGACCGGGAAGTTGAAGGCGCTGATGATTCCGACCAGGCCGATCGGGTGCCACTGCTCGTACATGCGGTGGCCCGGGCGTTCGGAATGCATCGTCAGGCCGTAGAGCTGGCGCGAGAGGCCGACGGCGAATTCGCCGATGTCGATCATCTCCTGCACTTCGCCGTCGCCCTCGGGCTTGGACTTGCCCATTTCCAGCGCGACCAGCGAACCGAGCGCGTCCTTGTGGGTGCGCAACGCGTCGGCGCACAGGCGGATGGCTTCGCCGCGGCGCGGCGCCGGCGTCGTGCGCCACACCTTGAAGGCCTGCTGCGCGCGTTCGACGATCGTCTCGTAGTCCGCCTGCGAGGAGGCGTGGACCTTGGCGAGCACGGTGCCATCGGTGGGATTGACGGGTTCGATGACGCCCGCATCCGTGGTCTTGGACCACTCGTCGTTGCCGAGGTAGGTGCCGGATTCGGTCGCGTTGAGGCCGAGCGCTTTGAGGACAGGATGCATCGCGTAACTCCAGAGGGGGGAACGGCCCTGACACGATTCGAACGTGCGACCTTCCCCTTAGGAGGGGGACGCTCTATCCAACTGAGCTACAGGGCCAAAATGGCCGCCGGGATTATCGCAGAGGATGCGCCACGCGGCCCACTAAAGGTGGGTGAGCTGGCCCCGGCCGATCACGAATCCCGAGGGCTGGCCCGTCGGCGAGCCGCCCGGCGGCTCCATCGACACCGCGATGGTCTGGTCGTCGCGCAACAAACGTGCGCGCAGGGCGTCGGGCACGGTCATCGATTGCAGCGGGGCATCGTTGCCCACGCCCAGCGATTGCGCGACGCCGTCGCTGGACACCAGCCACACTTGCGGCACTTCGCCCGGCGTGGGGTCCTTCACCAGCGGCATGAGCACCAGGGTGCAGGCATCGTCGTCGACGGCGGCCATGTAGGTGTTGCGGCCCTTGCCGTCGTTCATCGTCGTCACCAGGCGCACGGGGTGCGGAAGCGCCGAATGCACGGGCGCGGGCACGTCGCTCGCCGGATTGCGGGGCAGGGCGACCAGCGCGATGACGCACGCGGTGGTCGCGGCCAGGCCGGCCAGGCTCGCGCCACGCCAGAACGCGACGCGATCCCACCAGCGCACGTCCTCGACGTTCGATCGCGGCGCGGCATCGAGCCCGGCGCGTGCGCGAACCCGCGGCCACAAATACATCGGCGGAACGACCGGTGCAATCTCGTCGGCGAGCGGCGCCAGGCGCATTCGCCACGCATCGATCGCGCGTGCGAGATCGGGTTCGCGGGCGATGCGCGCGGCGAAGGCGTCGCGCGACGCCGCGTCCATCGTGCCGAGCACGTATTCGGCCGCGACGAGGTCGTCGCCGCCTTGTCCAGCGATGTCGTCGATCGTACTCATGATTCCAGGCACGTCCGCAATTGCATCAGGCCGCGGCGAATCCAGCTTTTCACCGTGCCGATGGGCGTATCCGTGCGACGTGCGAGTTCTTCGTACGTCGCGCCCTCGAAGAACGCCGTGCGAATCAACGTGCGGCGCCGCGCTTCGAGTTGATTGAGGCAGCGATCGAGCTGCCGGGTTTCGCCCGCATGTTCAGCCAGTGCCGGCGCGCCGGGCGCGGTGTCGCTCACGTCGGCGGCGAATTCGATCGGCAGTGCGTTGCGCGCGGTGCCATCGCTGCGCAGGCGATCGACGGCCTTGTTGTGCGCGATCATCGCCAGCCACGAAATCGGGCTCGCGATCGACGCGTCGTATTGCGCGGCCTTGCGCCAGATCGCCGCGTAGGCTTCCTGCACGGCGTCCTCGGCTTCGTCGCGGTCGGCCAGCAGTCGCAGGCACACGCCGAACATTTTTGCCGACGTGGCGTGGTACAGGCGCTCGAAGGCCTGCGCATCGCCAATGGCGACTGCGGCCAGCAGGCGTTCGAGGCCGTGCCGATCCATCGGCGCGGCGTCGGCGGGGTTGCGAAGGGCGACGGTGTCTTCCATGCACGGGTCCACACGGGGGCGCGGGTCGATCCTACGCCCAACGCCGCAGATACGCGCCGGACCGGCCGGCGGATGCAGTCAGCGCAGCAGCGCCTCGACGGTCAGGGCCGGGTGTTTCATCCAGTGGTAGTGATCGGCGCGCACGCGCGGTGCTGCGACATCGAGTGCGACGATCTCGGGCCGCGCGTCCGGCATTTTCGCGAGCAGCGCCTGCAACGACGACGCCGGCGCGAGCCAGTCGTGCGCCATCCGCACGGCGCGGATCGGCAGCGCAACGCGACCCAACGCGACTTCCAGGTCCACCGCGAGATCCGCCGCTGCGTAGCGGCCGGTGAGCCCGCTGCGCGACCAATCGGCGATCACGCCGCGCGCTTCCTCGCCGCCGAACCCGATGCGCCGCCCCGGCAACTTGCCGGCCACGCCCGCGATGCCATCGAGCAGGTGATACGCCAGCGGCAACCACCAGCGCGTGCGCGGCGGGAACGTGCGCCAGTTCGGCGTTCCGCTCGCGACCAACCACAACGCGCTCGCGAATCCAGGCGCGATGCCGGCGCGCACGCACGCGAGTTGGCCGCCGAGGCTGTGTCCGCCGACGATTCGATCAATGCCGGGCAGCGCGTGTTCGACTGCGGCCTCGCTCGCGGGCAAGTCCGTCATCAGCAATTCGCGATAGCCCCAATCGGCGGTGCGCGACGCGCGGACGCTGCTGCTCCCGAGCCCGCGCCAATCGGGCGCGAACACCGCGATGCCCTGCGCCGCCAATGCGTCGGCGAACGGCATGTAGTGACGCGCGGCGATGCCCATGCCGCCGTGCCACAGCAGGCTCGCGCGCGGATTGGAGGGAATGCGCGCGGACAGCACGAAGCGATGACCGTCGTTCGCGACGACGGGCACTTCCAACGACCGCACTGTCATTGCGCGGCCCCGAAGTGATCGAGCACGACGATGTCGCTGCGCCCCGGGCGATAGCCACGCAGCAGCGCGCGATGCACGTAATCGGAGGCGGCGATGCAGGCTTCGCGCACGCTGTCGCCCAACGCGATGCGCGCGGCGATGGCGGAGGCGAGCGTGCATCCGGTGCCGTGGGCTTCGAGCGCGAGGCGAGGGTGGGTGATGGTGTGCAGGCCTTGCGCATCGACGAGGATGTCGACGACGTCGTCGCCACCGTGCAGGTGACCGCCTTTCAGCAATACCGCCTTGGCGCCGCTTGCGCGCAGCGATTGCGCAGCGTCGCGCATCGCGTCCACGGAGTCGATGCGAACGCCGAGCAACAGTTCCGCTTCCGGCAGGTTCGGCGTCGCGATCGTCGCGCGCGGCAGCAGGCGGGCACGCATCGCATCGAGTGCGTCGTCGGCGAGCAACTTCGCGCCGCTGGTGGCGACCATCACCGGATCGAGCACGACCGGCACTTCGGGATGTTCGCCGAGCAGATCCGCGACGACGTCGATCACCTCCGCCGTCGCCAGCATCCCCAGCTTCACCACGCGCACGTCGAAATCATCGAAACACGCCTGCACCTGCGCACGCAGGAAGGCGACCTCAGGCACATGCACTGCGGTCACCCCGCGCGTGTGCTGGGCCGTCAGCGCGGCCAGCGCCGACAGCCCGTGCACGCGATGCGCGGCGAAGGTCTTCAGGTCCGCCTGGATGCCGGCGCCGCCGCCGGAATCGGATCCGGCGATCGTCAGCGCCGCCGGCGTCACAGCACTTCGGACGCGTAATCGGCCAGGCGGGAACGCTCGCCGCGACGCAGGGTCACGTGCGCGCTGTGCGTCCAGCCCTTGAAGCGATCGACCGCGTACGTCAGGCCCGACGTCGTCTCGGTGAGGTAGGGCGTGTCGATCTGTTCGACGTTGCCCAGGCACACGATCTTCGTTCCGGGACCGGCGCGCGTGATCAGCGTTTTCATCTGCTTCGGCGTGAGGTTCTGCGCCTCGTCGAGGATGAGGTAACGCGAGAGGAACGTGCGGCCGCGCATGAAGTTCAGCGAACGGATCTTGATGCGCGAGGCGAGCAGGTCGTTGGTCGCCGCGCGGCCCCAGCTGCCGCCTTCCTGGTTGTGCGTCAGCACTTCCAGGTTGTCGGTCAGCGCGCCCATCCACGGCGTCATCTTTTCTTCCTCGGTGCCAGGCAGGAAGCCGATGTCCTCGCCGACACTCACCGTCGCGCGCGTCATGATGATTTCGCGATATCGCTGCTGGTCCATCGTCTGCGCAAGACCCGCGGCGAGCGCGAGCAGCGTCTTGCCCGTGCCGGCGGTGCCGAGCAGCGAGACGAAGTCGATGTCCGGATCCATCAGTGCGTTGAGCGCGAAGTTCTGCTCGCGATTGCGCGCCGCGATGCCCCACACGGCGTGCTGGTTGTGGCGATAGTCGTCGACGATCTGCAGCACGACCTTCGCGTCGTTCACCCGCGCGACCTTCATCTCCGCTTCTTCTTCGCCCGGCAGGAAGAGGAACTGGTTGGGATACCAGTCGTCTTCGTCGCGGCGCGCGATCTCGTAAAAAGTGCGGCCCTTCTCGGTCCACGACTTGAGTTCCTTGCCGTGGATCGACCAGAAATCCTCCGGCAGTTCGGTGGCGCCGGTGTAGAGCAGGCTGAAGTCGTCGAGCGCGCGGTCGTTCTCGTAGTCCTCCGACACGATCCCCGCGATCGCCGCCTTGATCCGCAGGTTGATGTCCTTGGAGATGAACACCACCGGCGTGCCCGGTTCCTCATCCTTCAGCGCAAGGATCGCGCCGAGGATGTGGTTGTCCGGGATGACCGCGCCGAAACGCTTGCCCGCGTCGAAATTGGCGACCTGGAACCGCAGGCGCCCCGCGCTTTCCTTGCCGCGCAGTTGCAGGCCGGCGGGGTTCGCCAGCGGAATGCCCGCGGCGATGTCCTTGACGCCCTGCGTTTGGATCAATTCATTGAGGAAGCGGCTGACCTGGCGCGCGTTGCGCGAGGGTTCGGAAGTGCCTTTCTTCGCATTGTCCAGTTCTTCCATGACCTGCATCGGCAGGTACACGTCGTGCTCCTCGAACTTGAACAGCGCGGTCGGGTCGTGCATCAGCACGTTGGTATCGAGCACGTAGATCCGCTTGCTTCGGGTCATCAAGGCTTCCTGAGCGAGGTCAATGCATCGAGCACGGCCTGGGCATGGCCGGGGACTTTCACGCCGCGCCAGCTTTGCGCGACGCGGAACTCGGGATCGATGAGGAACGTGCTGCGTTCGATCCCGATGTACTTGCGGCCGTAGAGCTGCTTCTCCTTGATCACCTCGAACGCGTTGCACAGCGTTTCGTCGGGATCGCTGACCAGCTCGAACCCGAAGCCCTGCTTGTCGCAGAAATTCTGGTGCGAGCGCGTGGAGTCGCGGGAGACGCCGAGGATGTCGGCGCCGAGCTTGCGGAATTTCGGAAGCAGCGCGGCGAAATCGCGCCCTTCGGTGGTGCAACCGGGCGTGTTGTCCTTCGGATAGAAGTACAACACCAGCCAACGGCCTGCGTGGTCGGACAGCGTGGCCTCGCGCGTGCCGTCCTTGCCCGCGAGCGCGAGCGGCGCATCGAGGACCTTGCGGGGCAGCGGTTTGGCGGTCGGCATCAGAACTTCATCGGGTCCATGATGGCGTCGAGGTTCAGATGGTCGCAGAACTCGAGGAAGTCGTCGCGCAAGGCCGCGATGTGCATGTCCGACGGAATCCCGATGGTGATCTGCGCGGAGAACATGTCGGCGCCGGTCTGCATCGCGCGGTAGCGCGAGCAGTGCAGGCTTTCGATGGTGATGCCCTGGCGGTCGAAGAAATCCGCCAGCTGGAAGAGGATGCCGGGCTTATCGGCCGCCACCACTTCGACGATGTAAGGCAACAGATTGGACTGCACCTGCTTGGGGCCGGTGCGATAGAACACCAGCTTCAGGCCTTCCTCGCGTTCGAGGCGGCCGAGCATGGTCTCGAGTTTGGCGACGGCGTCCCACGATCCGGTCGCGAGCGCCGTGACCGAGACATCGCGCCCCACGGTGCTCAGGCGCGCGTCGACGAGATTGCAGCCGCTGTCGGAAATGCGGCGGGTGACCGCGAGCAGGGGCGACTGCGGGTGCGTCGTGTACGCGTTGATGAGCAGGTGGTTCTCGTTCGGCGCAGGACGGGTGGGGGTTTCGGTCAAGGCGGCCTTCCGAGGTCTGAACGAGGTCCCCTGGAATCCTCAGGGGCCGCAGCCAGCATACTTGCCGCTGGTTTCACGCCGCAAGTAAGATCGCGACGGGCGGCGACGCTTCCGCTCATCCGTTGCCGTGCAAAACACGCGCAATGCCGGATGATTTCCGGCATCTTTGTCCACTTCACCTTCAGAGCCCACCGTCTTGCGACCGACCGGCAGCATCACTGCGCTCGCCACGCCCTTCACGGCGACAGGCGAACTCGACCTCGACGCCTGGCGTCGCCTCATCGACCTCCAGCTCGCCTGCGGCACGCAAGGCGTGGTGGTGGCCGGTTCGACGGGCGAAGCGGCGGCGTTGTTCGACGTGGAATACGACGCGCTGCTGCGCACCGCGGTCGAACGCATCGCCGGGCGCATTCCCGTGCTCGCGGGCACCGGGCAATCCAACACCGCCAAGACCATCGAATGCACGCGCCGCGCGAGGTCGCTGGGCGCCGACGCCGCGCTGGTCGTGACGCCGCCGTACGTGCGCCCGACGCAAGCGGGCCTGGTCGCGCATTACAACGCGGTCGCCGACGACGGCGCGCTGCCGATCGTGCTTTACAACGTGCCCGGTCGTACCGGCTGCGACATGCTGCCGGAAACCGTCGCCGCGCTCGCCGGCCATGCGCGGATCGTCGCGCTGAAGGAAGCGCGCAGCGATGCCGAACGCATGGATGCGCTGCTGCCGTTGCGCAGCGCGTCGTTCTCGATCCTCAGTGGCGATGATCCGACCGCCTGCCGCGCGATGCTCGCCGGCGCCGACGGTGTCATCTCGGTCGCATCCAACGTGTTGCCGGCCGCGTTCCGCCGCTTGTGCGACCTGGCGCGCAAGGGCGATCGCGAGGGCGCACAGGCGCTCGACGCGCGCCTGCGCGAAGCCAACGATTTCCTCGGTGTCGAACCCAACCCGATTCCCGTCAAGGCGCTGCTCGCGCAGATGGGCATCGGCCACGGGCTGCGCCTTCCCTTGTTGCCTCTTTCCGCGACCCACGCCGTGCGCACGCCGGTCGTCGCCGCGGCCATCCTCGATATCGAAAACGCGATCCGCGACGCGCTCGCGGCCTGACAGGAGTTTCCAATGCGCCTCACCCCCACGTTCCTTCGTTCGGCCGTCGCCGCCACGCTGCTCGTCGGCCTGCTCGGTGGCTGCCACTGGTTCAAGAAGGACAGCGAGTTGTACAAGGACGAAGTCGCCGCGCGTCCGCTCGAAGTGCCGCCGGACCTCGACAAGCCGGCCACCGACGCCGCGATGAAGATGCCGCCGACCGCTTCGGCCGCGGCGCCGTCCGCTCCGGTGGCCGGCGCGGGCGCCACGCCGCTCGGTTTCACCGTCCCCGGTGAGCGCGATGCGGTGTTCACCAAGGTCGGCGACGCGCTGGGCGGCATCGCCGGCGTGACCATCGCCAGCCGCGCGCAGATCCTCGGCACCTACGACGTCGACTTCGAAGGCTCGAAGTTCCTGGTCCGCGTGACCAAGACCGACGCCGGCGTGTACGTCAGCGCCGTCGACCCGCGTGGCCTGCCCGCGTCGGGCGAAGCGCCGGTGAAGCTGATGGCGTCGCTGAAGACCGCGCTCGGCGGCTGATCGGACGCGACATCGCTTGAAACGAAACGGGCGCCGAAGGGCGCCCGTTTTCTTTTACTTCTCCAGCAGCGGCAACTTGTCCGGCTTGCCTTCCCATTCCTTCGCATCCGGCGGCGGCTCCTTGCGCACCGTGATCACCGGCCAGCCCTTCGCAAGGTCGGCGTTGATCTTCACGAACTGCTCCTGGCCCGCGGGGACGTCGTCCTCGGGGTAGATCGCGTTGACCGGGCACTCGGGCTCGCAGAGGGTGCAGTCGATGCACTCGTCCGGATCGATCACCAGGAAGTTCGGGCCCTCGTGGAAGCAATCCACGGGGCACACCTCCACGCAGTCGGTGTATTTGCACTTGATGCAGTTTTCGGTGACGACGAAGGGCATGGGCGCGGGCAGGGGCGATTCGGAGACGAAAGTGTAGCGGCTCGGCGCCTGTGAGGGCGTCCGACGCACGGTCACCCCGCAGTGCACAACGGAGTTACTGTTGGGCTCGGCCTGGGGGGCAGGCCGATCACGCAAGGGGAAACACCATGAGTCACGAGCCCGGTTCACCGGATGCGTTCGCGCAGGCGATGCTCGAGCGTTCGCAGGATCCGTCGATCGCCGCCAGGCCCGAGAAGGGCATGCCGATGGAAATGCTCGCCGCCGCGCTCGTCGCGGTCGTGCTCGCCGGTCTGGCGTACGCACTGGCGACCTGATCGGCCCTGATCGCGCGAGCTCGCCTCGCGCGGTCGGACCACAAGCTCCCGTGCATGGGGGTAGGGGGCCTGTTCCCCCGAAACCTGGCCCGGAGCAAACAAAAACCCCGCGCAAGCGGGGTTTTGTTTTTGGTACACCGTACGGGACTCGAACCCGTGTACCCACCGTGAGAGGGTGGAGTCCTAACCGCTAGACGAACGGTGCGAAGGGGATTTCGCGGGCTTTCCGGGCGCAAACAAGGCCCTGCGCGAAGGCTTGCTACTATACGGACCGCCGTGGCCGCAGGCAACGGAACGTCCTTCCATCGGCCCTGAATGTCCACCATCACCGTTTCCCCTCCTCCCGCCATCGCCGTGCATGCGCGCAGCATTCCGCGCGATGCGCACCCGATCTCGCGCAAGGACATCAGTCCCAACGCTTTGCGCGTGCTTTATCGCCTGCGCGAAGGCGGCTACGGCGCGTTCCTCGTCGGCGGCGCCGTGCGCGATCTGCTCGTCGGCGGTCACCCCAAGGATTTCGATGTCGCGACCAGCGCCACGCCCGAACAGGTCAAGGCGCTGTTCCGCAATTGCCGCCTGATCGGCCGGCGCTTCCGGCTCGCGCATGTCGTCTATGGCCGCGAAATCATCGAGGTCGCGACCTTCCGTTCCAACGCCGACGACGGCAGTGGCGATCGCGAGACGCATGAAGGCGGCCGCCTGCTGCGCGACAACGTCTACGGTACGATCGAGGAAGACGCGATCCGCCGCGACTTCACCGCCAACGCGTTGTACTACGCGATCGAAGATTTCTCGGTGCGCGATTTCGTCGGCGGTTACGAGGACGTCGAGGCGCGCGTGCTGCGTTTGATCGGCGATCCGGAAACGCGCTATCGCGAAGACCCGGTGCGCATGCTGCGTGCGATCCGCCTGGCGGCGAAGCTCGACTTCACCATCGAACCCGGGACGGCCGCGCCGATCCCCGCGTTGGCCCCGCTGCTGCGCGAATCCGCGCCGGCGCGCCTGTTCGAAGAATCGCTGAAGATGTTCCTCTCCGGCCATGCCGTGGCGAGTTTCGAGCGCCTCGAACAACACGGCCTGTTGCCGGTGTTCCTGCCCGAAACCGCGAAGGCGCTGGCCTCCAATCGCAGCGGCGCGTTGCGTCGCATGCTGATCGAAGGCCTGCGCAGCACCGATCTGCGCGTGGCGAACGACGAACCGGTGTCGCCGGCGTTTCTCTTCGCCGTGCTGCTGTGGCCCGCGTATTGCCGCGACCTGATGCAGTTGCAGGCGCAGGGCGTGCATGCGGCCGAAGCGCAGCGTCGCGCGGCCGATCGCGTCACCGTGCACCAACTCAACACCGTCGCGTTGCCGCGCCGTTTCTCGCTGCCGATGCAGGAGATCTGGCTGCTGCAGTCGCGTTTCTCGCAGCGTCAGCGCAAGCGTGTGTTCCGCCTGTTGTCGCATCCGCGTTTCCGCGCGGCGTTCGACTTCCTGCAGCTGCGCCAGTTCGCATCGCCCGAACACGCCGAAGACATCGCGTTCTGGACCGACGTGCAGACGCAGCCGGGCGAGATGGTCGCCGCGCAGCTCGAAGCGCAGGCCATCGAAGCGGCCGAGGGCGAGGCACCGCGTCGTCGTCGCCGTCGCCGGCGTCCCACCAGCAACGGCGGCGCCACCGAGTGAGCGGCCGTGTGCAGGCCTGCGTGGGCCTCGGCGCCAACATCGGCGACGCGGTCGCCGCGGTGCAGGGCGCGTTGCAGGCGCTCGACGCGTTGCCCGACACCCGCCTGGTGCGCGCCTCGCGCCTGTATCGCACGCCCGCCTGGGGCAAGACCGACCAGCCGGCGTTCGTGAACGCGGCCGCCGTGCTCGAAACCACCCTCGACGCACGCACCTTGCTCGACCAGATGCTGCAGATCGAACGCGACTGGGGTCGCGAACGCGCCGGCGACGGCAGCGACCGTTGGGGCGCACGCACGCTCGACCTCGACCTGCTGCTCTACGGTGACGCCGCCATCGACGAACCCGGCCTGCACGTGCCGCACCCGCATCTCCACGAACGCGCCTTCGCGCTGGTGCCGCTGGTCGAAATCGCGCCCGACATCGTGATCCCGGGCCACGGACCGGCGGGGCGAATCGTCGCGGCGATGGTCACCGGCGACATCCACGCTCTTTGATATCCGCGCCACGGGCTGACGCGCTACGCTACCCGGCATGTATACGAGCACCGACGCAAAGCCCTGGACCGTGCCCATGCTGGCCGACGCGAAGCGCGAAGGCCGCAAGCTCGTCATGCTCACCGCCTACGACGCCGGTTTCGCGCGCGTCATGGACGACAACGGCGTGGACCTGGTCCTCGTCGGCGATTCGCTCGGCATGGTGGTGCAGGGGCACGACAGCACGCTGCCGGTCACCGTCGATGACATCGCATACCACGTCGCGTGTGTCGCACGCGGATTGCAGCGTGCGCTGCTGATCGCCGATTTGCCGTTCGGCGCGGATGCCACGCCCGAGCGCGCACTCGATGCCTCGTTGCAATGCCTGAAGGCGGGCGCGGCGATGGTCAAGCTCGAAGGCGCCGACCATAAGCTCGACGTCATCCGCTTCCTCGTCGATCGCGAGATTCCCGTCTGCGCGCACCTGGGCCTGACGCCGCAATCGGTGCTGCGCCTGGGCGGCTACCGCGTGCAGGGCCGCGAAGACAAGGCCGCGAAGAAGATCTGCGAAGACGCCTTGGCCGTCGCGAAGGCGGGTGCAACCCTGCTCGTGCTCGAATGCGTGCCGTCTTCGCTCGCCGCCGCGATCACCGTCGCGAGCCCGATTCCCACCATCGGCATCGGTGCGGGCGCCGCGTGCGATGGCCAGGTGCTCGTGCTGCACGACCTGCTCGGCGTCAACACCGGGCATCGCCGCCCGAAATTCGTGAAGGATTTCCTCGCGCAGGGCGGTTCGATCGCCGGTGCGATCAAGGCCTTCGGCGACGACGTGCGCAGCGGCGCATTCCCCGACGCCGCGCACGCCTACGAATGACGCTCGCCGTCGCCACCGCGCTCGACGAGCTGCGCGCGCGCGTGGCCGAATGGAAGCGCGCGGGCCTGCGCGTTGGCTTCGTGCCGACCTTGGGCAACCTGCACGCGGGCCACTACTCACTCGTCGAACTTGCGCGCAAACACGTCGATCGCGTGGTCGCGAGCGTGTTCGTGAATCCGACGCAGTTCGGGCCGAACGAAGACTTCACCCGTTACCCGCGCACGCCCGATGCCGATGCCGCGGGCCTGTCGGCCGCCGGTTGCCATTTGTTGTGGATGCCTGAAGTCGCGACGATGTATCCGTTCGGTTCGGACAACGCCGTGCGCATTCGGGTGCCAGGCGTGACCGACGTGCTGGAAGGCGCGCATCGTCCCGGGCACTTCGATGGCGTGGCGACCGTGGTGGCACGCCTATTCCTGCAGGTGCAACCCGATGTCGCCGTGTTCGGGCGCAAGGATTTCCAGCAGCTCGCGGTGATCCGTTACCTGGTGCGTGACCTCGCGTTCCCGATCGAGCTGCTTGCAGCGGAAACGCTGCGCGAACCCGACGGCCTGGCGATGAGCTCGCGCAACCAATATCTGTCGGCCGGGGAACGGCCGGTGGCGGCGGCCATCCACCGCACGCTCCTGCGCATGCGGGAGTCCACGCTCGGCGGAACGTCGCGTTCCGAAACCGAGCATCAGGCGAGGGCGGCGCTGACGGCGGCCGGCTTCGAGGTCGACTACGCCGTGGTGCGCACGCCGGAACTGCTTGAACCACAAGACATTCCCGGCCCGCGCGTGGCGCTGATCGCCGCCCGCCTGGGCCGCACGCGCCTGATCGACAACCTCGAATTCTGAATGAAGGGCGGGCCGCCGGCCCCCTTTGTTGCGGCGCGGAAAACCCCTATCTAGACTGCGCACCTTTCCCGGGCCCCACGCCCGGCCTTCCCGCGGAGCCGTTCCATGCAGCTCAACCTGCTCAAAGCCAAGATCCACCGCGCCACGGTCACGCACGCCGAGCTGCATTACGAAGGCTCGTGCGCGATCGACGGGCGCCTGCTCGACATCAGCGGCATCCGCGAGTACGAACAGATCCACATCTACAACGTCAACAACGGCATGCGCTTCGTGACCTACGCGATCCGCGGCGAAGAAGGCTCGGGCGTGATCTCGGTCAACGGCGCGGCCGCGCACTGCGCGTCCCCCGGCGACCTGGTGATCATCTGCGCCTACGCCGCGATGGACGAAGCCGAAGCGGCGAAGTACAAGCCGACCTGCGTGTACGTCGACCGGCAGAACGCGCTGACGCACACCAATCACTCGATGCCGAAGCAGGCTGCGTGATACTGGGGCGCATGGACGCCAGCCCCTTCAAGCAGCACTTCGATGCCCTGCGCGCGCACGCCGCGCGCCTGGGCGACACGCCGATCCGCGCGCTGGTGCAGGCGCCGGGCCGTGCCACCGACCTCGCGTTCCGCGTCGGTCCGGTCTACGCCAACTTCGCGCGCCAGCGTTACGACGCCGCGGCGATCGATACCTTGTTCGCGCTCGCCGACACGGCGCAATTCCCCGAACGCGTGCGCGATCTGTTCGACGGCAAGCGCGTCAATCCGACCGAAGATCGCGCGGCGTTGCATACAGCGTTGCGCAGCGCATTGAGCGATGCACCGGTGGTCGTCGCCGCGCATCAAGAAGCGCAGGCCGCAATTGCCCGCATGCGTCGCGTGGCCGACACGCTGCAGGACACGCCGGTCACCGATGTCGTGAGCATCGGCATCGGCGGATCGGATCTCGGGCCGCGGCTCGTGGTCGATGCGTTGTCGCCTCCGAAACCCGGCCGCTTCCGCGTCCATTTCATTTCCAACGTCGACGGCGCCGCCGCGCAGCGCGTGCTCGCGGGGCTCGATCCGAAGCGCACCGCCGCCATCGTCGTGTCGAAGACCTTCGGCACGCAGGAAACGCTGCTCAACGGCGGCATCGTGCGCGAATGGCTCGGCGACGACACGCGCCTGCTCGCGGTCACCGCCAACGTGGCGCGTGCGGCGGAGTGGGGCATTCCCGAAGCGCGCATCCTGCCGATGTGGGATTGGGTCGGCGGTCGTTATTCGCTGTGGTCGGCGGTCGGTTTGCCGATCGGACTCGCCTTGGGCATGCCCGCGTTCGAAGCCTTGCTGGCCGGTGCGGCGGAGATGGACGCCCACGTGTTGAACACCGCGCCGCGCGAGAACCTCGCCTACTGGCACGCGCTGACGGCGGTCTGGAATCGCAACGCAGTCGGCTTTGCGTCGCAGGGCGTGTTTCCGTACGACGATCGCTTGAAGTTGCTGCCCTCGCACCTGCAGCAACTGGTGATGGAAAGCCTCGGCAAGTCCGTGCGCCTCGACGGCACGCCGGTCGCCGAACGCACCGTGCCGGTGTGGTGGGGCGGCGCGGGCACCGATGTGCAGCACAGCTTCTTCCAGGCGCTGCACCAGGGCACCGACATCATCCCCGGCGATTTCGTCGGCACCGTGCAGGCCGATCATCCGCATCGCGAAGGCCATCGCGCGTTGTTCGCGAACCTGCTTGCGCAGACCGAAGCCTTCGCGAACGGCCAGGACAACGATGATCCGCATCGTCGCTACGCGGGCAATCGCCCGAGCACGATGGTGTTGCTCGACGCGCTGACGCCGCGTTCGCTCGGCGCACTGATCGCGCTGTACGAACACAGCGTGTACCTGCAATCGGTGGCGTGGAGCATCAATGCGTTCGACCAGTTCGGCGTCGAGCTGGGCAAGCAGGTCGCAAGCGCGCTGCTGCCTGCGATGCGCGGGCAGAAGGCCGACATCGCCGATCCGGTGACGCAGGCGTTGCTGGACGAGATCCTGCGAGAGAGGTAATCAGCGCGACGCGTGTTGCGCCAGCGCCCATTCGACGTGCTCGCGCACGACGGGATCTTCGATTTCCCTGCGCGACTCCAGCGCAGCCAATATTTCCGGCGACGACGGCGCATTCCCCAGCGCCACCGCGATGTTCCGCAACCACCGTCCATACCCGCTGCGCCGGATCGCGGAGCCTTCGGTGCGCTTGAGGAATTCGTCTTCCGTCCACGCGAACAACGCGGGCAACGTCGCCGTGTCCAGATCGTTGCGCGCGCGGAAATCCGGCTCGTCGGTGCGTCGCGCGAACTTGTTCCAGGGGCAGATCAACTGACAGTCGTCGCAGCCGAATATGCGATTGCCCATCAAGGGCCTCAATTCGGGATCGATGCTGCCTTCATGTTCGATCGTGAGATACGAAATGCACCGCCGCGCATCCAGTTGGTTGGGCGCGATGATCGCCTGCGTCGGACAGATGTCGATGCAACGCCGGCAGGTGCCGCAATGCGCGCTCGCCGGTGCGTCGACGGGCAAGGGAATATCGACGAACACTTCGCCGAGGAAAAACCACGAGCCCGCGTCGCTGTCGATCAAACAGGTGTTCTTCCCGATCCATCCCAGGCCCGCGTTGCGCGCGAGCGCACGTTCGAGCACCGGTGCCGAATCGACGAACACGCGATGACCGAACGGCCCCACGAGTGCGGCGATCCGATCGGCGAGGGTCTGCAACCGATGGCGCATCAGCTTGTGATAGTCGCGGCCCAGCGCGTAACGCGCGACGTAGGCGCGCTCGCCGTGCGCCAGCGTGCGCCATGCTTCTTCGTCGTCCTGTGCGTAGTCCAGCCCGACCGAAATCACCCGCACCGTGCCCGGGATCAACTCGGCGGGGCGGGAACGCTTGTCGCCATGCCGCGCCATCCAGTCCATCGACCCGTACAGGCCCTTCGTCAGCCAGTCCCGCAGATGGCCTTCGTCCGCCGACAGGTCCACGCCCGCGATGCCCACACGCTGGAAGCCGAGTTCCCCGGCCAGCGCACGAATCTGCGCCGCGAGGACATTGCCCTCGGGTGCAGGTTGCGACGGCGTCGGCGATAGAGGGACCACCCGCCAAGTATAGAATCCGACGATGCTTGCGACCCTCGCGTTGTACGACACGAAAGCCGCCCGAGCGCTCGACGCGCGCGCCACCGCCGAATTGGGCGGCGACGCCTTCGAGCTGATGCGGCGCGCGGGCCGCGCGGCGTGGCACTGTGCGCTGCGGCATTGGCCGCAGGCGCAGCGCATCGTCGTGGTCTGCGGGCCGGGCAACAACGGCGGGGACGGCTACGTGCTGGCGCGCCTGGCGCTGGAAGCGGGCCGCAACGTGCGCGTGGTGCGCCTGCCCGAGCATTCGCCGGCCACGCCCTCGGCGCAGCGGGCACGCGATGAATTCCGCCAGCGGCAGGGCCCCATCGAAGCCTTCGTCGACAAGCTTCCGCCGGCCGATCTCATCGTCGATGCGCTGTTCGGCATCGGCCTGGCGCGCGCGCCCGAAGGCGGCGCGAAGGTGCTGATCGAAGCCATCAATGCGCAGGGCGCGCCGGTCCTGTCGATCGACGTGCCGAGCGGCATCGACGCCGACACCGGGGCGATGCCCGGCGTGGCCGTCATCGCCACGCGCACGCTGGAATTCATCGTGCCGAAGCCCGGGTTGCACACGGGCCCCGGGATCACGGTGCGTGGCCGGCTCGAACTCGCCGAACTGCAGATGCCTTCGCAAATGTTCGACGGCATCGATCCGCATTCGGCGTTGTTGTTGCCCGAAGCCTTGAAGGGCGTGTTGCGTCCGCGCAATCGCGACGCGCACAAGGGCGATTCCGGGCGCGTGTTGTGCCTGGGCGGTGACCACGGCAGCGGTGGCGCGATCATGCTTTGTGCCGAAGCTGCACTGCGCGCGGGCGCCGGGCTCGTCGATGTTGCGACGCGCGAGGAATACGTCGGTGCGTTGCTCGCGCGCCGGCCCGAAGCGATGGTGCGCGCGGTCGAACGCAGTGAAGACCTCGCCGTGCAACTCGAACGCGCGGACGTCGTCGCCGCCGGCCCCGGCCTCGGGCAGAGCATGTGGGGGCGCGTTTTGTTCGGCGCCGCGCTCGGATCGAACAAGCCGCTCGTGCTCGACGCCGATGCATTGAACCTGCTCGCCGCGCGCGACAACGTCGCGTTGCCGCCGGGCGCGATCCTCACGCCGCATCCGGGCGAAGCCGCGCGTTTGCTCGGTGTGTCGACGACGGAGATCCAGAACGATCGACACGGCGCGGCGATGCGCATCGCGGAAAAATTCAACACGGTCGTCGTGTTGAAAGGCGCGGGGACCATCGTCGTCGAACGTGGTCGCCGCACGGGCGTGATCGGTGCGGGCAATCCCGGCATGGCGGTCGGCGGCATGGGCGATCTGCTCACCGGTGTCATCGCTGCATTGCGCGCACAGGGCATGCCGGCATTCGACGCTGCATGCGTCGGTGCATTGCTGCATGCGAGCGCAGGCGACGAAGCTGCACGCGATGGTGGCGAACGCGGTTTGTTGCCGTCGGATTTGCTGCCGCGGTTGCGTCGCCTCGCGAATCCTGATGCGATCCGTTGATGCGCGCGTTCCTGCCCACGCCCGACGATACCGATTCCATCGCCGCGGTTTTCGCGAACACGCGTCCGCCGCGTGCGATCGTGCATTTGCGCGGCGATCTCGGTGCGGGCAAGTCGACGTTCGCGCGTGCGTTGTTGCGCACGCTCGGCGTGCGCGGTGCGATTCGCAGTCCGACGTACACGCTCGTCGAACGTTATCCGCTCGATGACGGTGGCGATGCGTTGCACCTGGATCTGTATCGCATCGGCGATCCGGGCGAACTCGAATTCCTCGGCCTGGATGCGGGCGAGGGCACGCTCTGGCTGGTGGAATGGCCCGAACGCGGCGGGCGGGCGCTTCCGCCGGCCGATATCGACGTGCTTTTGGCCCTGGAGGGCAACGGACGGTCGCTCGATGCCGTCGCGGGGACGCCGGTGGGCGACGAATGGTTGGCCCGTTTGGCCGGTCACCCCCACTTGCATGCGTTTGTTCCCCCTCGCTGAGAGGAACCGGTGGCAGGTACCGGATTGATAAGGAAAAAGTGGTTGCAAAACCGTTCGGCCGGTGCTTAACTCCCGGCCATGCGTATCAAGGGGGCCACCGTGCAGCAATGGGCACTCGGCGCAGCGCTGATCTTCGCGCTGTGCTGGAACATCGCGCGCGCCGGTGAGATCAAGGACCTGACCCTTCGCGAGGGCGCCACCGGCACCCGCGCCGAACTCCTGCTCGACGGCCCCGCCGATTACTCGACCCTGACCCTCGCCGGCCCCGACCGCCTCGTGGTGGACCTGCCGGCTTCCAGGCTTCGTCATTTCCCGCTGCCCGCCGGCGCAGGCGTCGTGAAGTCGGTGCGCACCGGCCAGCCCGTGCCGGGCACCGTGCGCGTGGTCTTCGACCTCGCGTCGCCGGTCGTCGGCATGAAGCCGCGGATGGAAACCACCGACGGCGTGACACGCCTGGTGCTCGAATGGCCGGGCGATGGCAAGGCCGTGGCGGCCAGCGAATCCGTTCCCGCCGTCGCCAGCCCCGCGGTCGTCGATCCGATCGGCGCCTTCGCGAACAAACCCGAACCCACCCCGCAGGAAACCGCCGCGCGTTCGGCCGAAGCGACCTCGCGTCTCGTCGCCACGCTGCCGAACGGGCAGGGTGTGGCGAGCAAGCCCGTTTCCACGATGCCGTCGGCTTCATCGACGAGCGCGTCGACGTATCCGCCCCCCACCACCGTCGCCACCGGCGTTCCCACCACCATCGCCACCGGCGTTCCCACGCCCATCGCCTCGACCACGCCGCCGCCCGGCGCGACCAAGTCGATGCAACAGTTGCGCAAGGCGGGCATGCGCGAGCTGGTCATCGCGATCGACGCCGGCCACGGCGGCCAGGATCCCGGCGCACGCGGCGGCAAGGGTACGCGCGAGAAGGACGTGACGCTGGCCATCGCGCGCGAACTGGCGCGCCAGATCAACGCCACGCCCGGCCTGAAGGCCTACCTCACCCGCGACGCCGACGTGTTCATCCCGCTCGCGCAGCGCTACCAGAAGGCGCGTGCGGCGAAGGCGGACATGTTCGTCTCGATCCACGCCGACGCGTTCAACAACCCCGATGCGAACGGCTCGTCGGTGTTCGTGCTGTCCCAGCGCGGCGCCTCCTCGCAGGCCGCCCGCTGGCTGGCGAACCAGGAAAACGCGGCCGACCTGGTCGGCGGCGTGCGCCTGCAGGACAAGGACAACACGCTGGCCTCGGTGCTGCTGGATCTGTCGCAGAGCGCGACGATGAAAGCCTCCGAGGACATCGCCGGCCACGTGCTGAGCGGCCTGAAGAAACTGGGCAAGACGCACAAGGCGAGCGTGGAACGCGCGAACTTCGTGGTGCTGCGCTCGCCGGACGTGCCGTCGATGCTGGTCGAGACGGCGTTCATCACCAACCCGGAAGAAGAACGCCGCCTCAACGACCCGCGCCACCAGAAGGATCTGGCGCGCGCGATCCTCGACGGCGTCAACCGCTACTTCACCCGCCAGCCGCCGCCGGGCACGCTGTACGCCGCGCGTGCGGAAGCCGCGGAGAATCCGACGGCAAGCGCCGCCGGCAGCCGCTGACGCTCCGCGCGGCGGGTATGATCGACGCTGCTCTTCCGTGCAGCGCAACGCAGTGCCCATCCGCCAACTTCCCGACACCCTGATCAACCAGATCGCCGCGGGCGAGGTCGTCGAACGCCCCGCGTCCGTCGTCAAGGAATTGGTGGAGAACGCGCTCGACGCCGGCGCACGCCGCGTGGAAATCGACCTGGAGGAGGGCGGCATCCGCCTGATCCGCGTGCGCGACGACGGCGGCGGCATCCCGCCGGAAGAACTCCCGCTCGCGGTGTCGCGCCATGCGACCAGCAAGATCGCCTCGCTCGACGATCTCGAAGCCGTCGCCACGCTCGGTTTCCGCGGCGAAGCGCTGCCTTCGATCGCCTCGGTCAGCCGCTTCATGCTGGCCTCGCGCCGCACCGACGCCGAACACGGCGCCGCCTTGCAGGTCGAAGGCGGCCGCCTCGGCGATGTCGCGCCGAAACCGCACCCGCAGGGCACGACGGTCGAAGTGCGCGATCTGTTCTACAACGTGCCCGCGCGCCGCAAGTTCCTGCGCGCCGAACGCACCGAACTGGGCCACATCGAAGAATGGTTGCGGTCGCTCGCGCTCGCGCGCCCCGATGTCGAACTGCGCGTCTCGCACAACGGCCGCCCCGCGCGCCGTTATCGCGGCGACGGCATGCTCGCGTCCACCGATCGCCTGTTCGAGACACTGGGCGAGGAATTCGCGAAGCACGCGCTGCGCGTCGAACACGAAGGCGCCGGCCTGCGCCTGCACGGCTGGATCGCGCAGCCGGTGTACAACCGCGCCAGCGCCGACCAGCAATATCTCTACGTCAACGGCCGCAGCGTGCGTGATCGCAACGTCGCGCACGCAGTAAAGCAGGCCTACGCCGACGTCCTCTTCCACGGGCGCCAGCCGGCCTACGTGTTGTTCCTCGAACTCGATCCGCGCACGGTCGACGTCAACGTGCATCCGGCCAAGCACGAAGTGCGTTTCCGCGAATCTCGCCTGGTGCACGACTTCGTTTATCGCACGTTGCATGCGGCGCTCGCAGAGACGCGCGCGGGCCTGGCTGCCGAAACTGCACCGCCGGCTGTCGCCGATACCGCTTCACGTACATGGGTCGGCCCGTCGTGGACGGGCTCGGATCAATCGGGTTTGTCGCTGCGTGTGGGCGATGCACGCGTCGCGTACGCGGCGTTGTACGCCAACGACGACGTTGCACTCGCCGAAGCACCGCGCCCCATGCCGATGCCCGAGGCGCGCGACGACACCGCGCCGCCGCTCGGATTCGCCATCGCGCAACTCCATGGCATCTACATCCTCGCGGAGAATGCCGACGGCCTGATCGTCGTCGACATGCACGCCGCGCACGAACGCATCGGCTACGAAAAGCTCAAGGGCGCGCACGATGGCGAAGGCCTGCGCACGCAGCCCTTGCTGGTGCCTATGAACGTCGCCGTGTCCGAACGCGAGGCCGATGTCGCGGAACGCGAGGGCGCCACGCTCGCCGCGCTCGGTTTCGAGCTCACGCGCAGCGGGCCCGGTTCGCTGTTGCTGCGCAGCGTGCCTGCGTTGCTGGCCGATGGTGATGTCGAAGCGCTGCTGCGCGACGTGCTCGCCGACCTGCGCGAACACGGCGAATCCCGCCGCGTGTCCGCCGCACGCGACGAACTGCTTTCGACGATGGCCTGCCACGGCGCGGTGCGCGCCAATCGTCGCCTCACCATCGCCGAAATGAACGCGCTGCTGCGCGAAATGGAAGCGACCGAACGTTCCGGCCAGTGCAACCACGGCCGTCCCACGTGGACGCGCTTCGCGCTGGGCGACATCGACAAATGGTTCCTTCGAGGGCGTTGAACATGCGGATGGGGAAGTCGATGGCGTGGTCCTTGCTCGCCTGCACGCTGGTGCTTGGCGCCTGCGACAAGAGCGACGAGGAAGCAGCGGCACGCGCGGCGGCCGAAGCGCGTGCACGCGCGTTCGCCGCTTCGGAGAAGCCGTGGCGTGATTCGCGCGTGGCCGAACTCACGGCGCCGCAGGGTTGGACCTCGGTCATCGGCCTGCACTGGATCGACCCGGGTTCGCATTACGCCGGCACCGCGGGGAGCAACGGCCTTCGCATGGCGATGGGCCCGGCGCACCTCGGCATGCTGGATCTCGGTGCCGACGGGCGCGTGCGGTTCGCGCCGGACAAGAGCACCGCGCTGACGCTCGACGGTGCGCCGCTGACCGGTGCGACGGTGCTGAAGACCGACGCGGACGAAGGCGGCCCGAGCAAGATCGGCTTCGACGACGGGAAAGGCCTGGCCACGATCATCAAGCGTGGCGATCGCGTCGCGCTGCGCGTGAAGCACAGCGACGCCGACGCGCGCCTGCATTTCGCCGGCATCCAGTATTGGCCGGGTGGACCGGAGTGGAAGGTCACCGGGCGTTTCATCCCGCATCCGGCGGGCACGACGCTGCCGATCGTCAACATCGTCAACATGGTCGAACAAGTGGCGAACCCGGGCGCCGTGGAATTCACGCGCGACGGAAAGACGCATCGCCTCGAGTTGCTCGACCAGGGCGAACCCACGCTGTTCCTCGTCTACGCCGATCGCACGAGCGGGCACGGGAGTTATCCCGCGGGCCGCTATCTCGATCTCGCGCGCCCGACCGCGAACCAGCAGATGACGATCGACTTCAACCGCGCGGAGAACCCGCCGTGCGCGTTCACCGCATTCGCCACCTGTCCGTTGCCGCCGGTCGCCAACCGCCTCGACCTCGCGGTCGAAGCCGGCGAACGCGTCTACGCCAAACATTGATCGAATTATCCCGCATGCGCCACGCCTGGCTCGCCGCCGCCATCCTCGCCATCGCCTTCCCGGTGCTCGCCGCGGACGCCACCGCGCCGGCGAAATCCGCGGGCGCGCCGGTACCGCTGCTGTGGAAAGTGTCCGACAAGGACAACAGCGTCTATCTGCTCGGCTCGTTCCACATGTTGACGAAGGACGACTATCCGCTGTCGAAGGATGTCGACGCGGCGTACGACGATGCCGAAGAAGTGGTGTTCGAACTCCCGCCGGAGGAGATGCTGTCGCAAGACCTTGGTCTTGCGATGACAAAGGCCGCGGTGCGCACCGACGGCACCACGCTGAACGACGATCTCGCGCCCGCCCAGCGCGCGCGCCTGGCGCAGTGGTTGCGCGACAACGACGCGACGCTGAAACAAATGGGCCTGCAGCCCGAAATGTTCCAGATGGTCGATGCCTGGTACGCGAGCCTGTTGGTGACGATCGCCGAAGCGCACGCCGCGGGCTTCGATTCGGAACTCGGCTTGGACGCGCACCTCGGCAAGCAGGCGAAGGCCGACGGCAAGCGTACGAACGGGCTGGAAGGCGGCATGAAGCAACTGGCGATGTTCGAGAGCATGGACAAGCAGGTGCAGTTGCAGTTGATGGCCGAGTCGCTCGACGAAACCGAGGGCGGGCAAGCGGCGTTGCGACGCATGCACGCGCAATGGCGCAGCGGCGATGTCGACCAGTTGTGGCAGAAGCTCGGCGTCGAATTCCGCGACGATTACCCGGCGCTCTACAAGACGATCAACAGCGACCGCAACGCGGCGTGGGTGCCGCTGCTGCGCAAGCGCCTCGACGCGCCGGGCACCGACGACACGCTGGTCGTGGTCGGTGCACTGCACCTGCTCGGGAAGGACGGCGTGGTCGAACGCCTGAAGGCGCAGGGCTACACCGTCGAGCGCGTGTGCTCGGCGTGCGCCAAGCGATAATCCGCACATGGCCACGCTGACGCCCATGCTGCAGGTCCCCGACATCCGCGCGACGATCGCGTGGTACGTCTCGGTCGGGTTCTCGTTGCTCGAAACGGCGGAAGAAGAGGGCGAGCTGACCTGGGCGTTGCTCGGCTACGGCGAGGGCCGCGTGATGTTCAATTGCGGCGGCCACCCGAGTGACGCCCCGCGCCGCGACGCCGACTTGTACTTGCAGATCGAAAACGTCGATGCGCTCTTCGAATCGCTGCCGCGTGGCGTGAACGTGTTCGAGAGCCCGCACGACACGTTCTATGGAATGCGTGAATTCATCCTGCGCGACAACAACGGCTTCTGGCTGACGTTCGGCGAACCGATGCGCCGGCACTGATCGCCGGCTCTGATCGCTACGGAGCGATCATCACGATGCAATCCACCGGGCAGGCGGGCACGCACAGCTCGCAACCGGTGCAGAGCGGTTCGATGACGGTGTGCATGTGTTTGCTGCCGCCGATGATGGCGTCGACCGGGCAGGCCTGGATGCACTTGGTGCAGCCGATGCAGTCTTCCTCGACGACCAGCGCAACGATCGGCGGCTTGTGTTCGCCGCGCGAGCGATCGTAGGGAACGGGCGGGACATCCAAAAGCTTCGCGAGTGCGCGTGCGCCGGCATCACCGCCGGGCGGACAACGTTCGACACCTGCTTCGCCGCGCGCCATCGCCTCCGCATACGGCCGGCATCCCGCGAATCCACACTGGCCGCATTGCGTCTGCGGCAAGACCCGATCGAGACGCTCGACGAGATCGATCGCGACGTTCACGCGTGCGCTGTTACTTGATCGGCGCACCCGCTGGCGCGCCCTGCGCGTCGAGCAGGTGCAGCCCGCCGCCATCGGCGCCGGCGGACAGGATCATGCCTTCGCTCACGCCGAAGCGCATCTTGCGCGGGGCGAGATTGGCGATGAACACCACGTTGCGACCGACCAGCGCCGCCGGGTCGCCATAGGACGCGCGGATGCCCGAGAAGATCTGGCGCTTGCCGAGTTCGCCGGCGTCGAGCTCGAAACGCAGCAGCTTGTCGGAGCCTTCGACGAACTCGCACGCGAGCACGGTCGCCACGCGCAGGTCGAGCTTCGCGAAATCATCGATGCCGATGTGCGCGGCGTCGGTCGTCGCGGGCTTCGGTGCTTCGGCCTTCGCGGCGGCGACGGGCGGCGCGGCGACGGGCGCCATGGTGTCCTTGCTGGCTTCGGTCATCTGGTCGATCTGCTTGGGGTCGATGCGGGTAAACAAGGGAACGTAGGCGTCGATGCGATGCGCGAGCAACGGCTGCGCAAGATCCTGCCAGCCCGCGACGGGCGCGCGGAGGAAGCCTTCGGCGCGCTGCGACAACAGCGGCAGCACCGGCTTGAGCATCGCGGCCAACACGCGGAACAAATTCAGGCCCTGCGTGCACACGGCCTGCAGTTGCGCGTCCGCGCCTTCCTGCTTGGCCAGCACCCAGGGTTTGGTTTCGTCGATGTAGCGATTCGCCTCGTCGGCCAGCGCCATCGCGTGGCGCAGCACGGCGGCGGGCTGGTTGGCATCGTAGGCCGCGGCGATCTGCGGGATCGCATCGACGAAGCGCGCGTACATCGCCGCATCGGGCAATGCATCGGCGAGCTGGCCACCGAAGCGCTTGTCGATGAAACCGGCGCAGCGGCTGGCGAGGTTCACGAACTTGCCGACCAGGTCGCTGTTCACGCGCGCAACGAAGTCGTGGAGGTTCAAGTCGAGATCGTCGACGCCGCCGCCGGACTTCGCCGCGAAGTAGTAACGCAGCGCTTCCGGATCCAGGCCCGCATCGAGATACGTGCGCGCCATGACGAAGGTGCCGCGCGACTTCGACATCTTCGCGCCGTCGACGGTCAGATAACCGTTGACGTGCAACTTCGTCGGCGCGCGGAAGCCCGCACCATGCAACACCGCCGGCCAGAACAGGCCGTGGAAGTTCACGATGTCCTTGCCGATGAAGTGGTGCAGCTCGGCTTCGCTGTCGTGCGCGAGGTACTGCATGAAGTTCGCGCCGTCGCGTTCGCACAACACCTGCAGCGCCGAGAGGTAACCGATCGGCGCATCGAGCCACACGTAGAAATACTTGCCCGGATGGCCGGGGATCTGGAACCCGAAGTAGGGCGCGTCGCGCGAGATGTCCCACGCGCGCAGGCCGCCTTCGGCGTCGAGCCATTCCAGCAACTTGGCCTTGACGCCCGGGATCGCGACATCGCTTGCGAGCCACCCGCGCAGGAAGTCGCTGAACGGGCCGACTTCGAAGAAGAAGTGCTCGGAATCGCGCAGTTCCGGCGTCGCGCCGCTGAGCACCGAGCGCGGTTCCTTCAGATCGGTCGGCGCGTAGGTGGCACCGCAGTTTTCGCAGTTGTCGCCGTACTGGTCGGGCGTGCCGCAGTTCGGGCAGATGCCCTTGATGTAACGGTCGGGCAGGAACATGCCCTTGGCCGGATCGTAGAACTGCGCGACGCTGCGGCGCGCGATGTGCCCGCGCGCATCGAGTGCTGCGTAGATCGCTTCGGTCAGCTGGCGATTGGCCGGTGAATTGGTCGAGTCGTAATGGTCGAAGGCGACGTGGAAGTCGGCGAAGTCGCGTTCGTGCTGCGCCTGGATCGCGGCGATGAACTGCTCGGGCGTCGTACCGGCTTTCTCGGCGGCCAGCATGATCGGCGTGCCGTGCGTGTCGTCGGCGCACACGAAGCGCACCGCATCGCCCGCCATGCGCCGTGCGCGCACCCAGATGTCGCCCTGGACGTAGCCCACCAGGTGCCCGAGGTGCAACGGGCCGTTGGCGTAGGGCAGGGCGCAGGAGACGGCGACGTGGCGGGGCATGGCGCGTGCTTCGAACGGGGCCGGCGATTATGGCACGGACACGAAAAAGCCCGGCTTGCGCCGGGCTTTCGATGTCGTCTCCGATCAGCGTGCGTGCGCGATCAACCTTCGACGCGTTCCCACTTGCCGGTGCGGCAGAACACGAGCTTGCAGCCGGTGACTTCCAGGTGCTTGCCGTCGGCCGACGCCTTGACGGACTTGACCTTGAAGTTGTCGCCGGTGGAAGGCTTGAAGCCCTTGCCGCCCGACCACACGCCGTCTTCCTGCTTCACGTCCCAGAACACGAGCATGCCGGCGACGGGCTTGCCCTTCTTGTCGCCCGAGCATTCGTCGCAGGTGGCATTGGGCTTGTTGAGGGATTCGACGACCTTGGCCGCGATGCCGCCGTTCTTGGTGCGATAGACCTCGGTGATCGACATCGGCTTGCCGGTTTCGTCGTCGAAGGTCTTCCACTTGCCGATGACCGGATCCGGCGCCTGGGCCGACGTCGCGAACACGGCAACGAGCAGCGGCATCGCCAGTACGGAAGCGAAGAACTTGGTGCGCATGGGTCCCCTCCCAGGGATCGTTGAAAGTCGCCCGCACAAAATCGGCGGACTGGCGGCTTTATACCGCATCCGGGTGCGTACGGAAGTCGGGCGCGCGCGGCGGTTCAGCCTACAATGCGCGGCTCCCCCTGCAGTGCCCACCATGACGCCCCTCGAATCCCGGATCGCCGCCCTCCGCGACCCCGCCGCGGGCCTCACGCTCGCCGATACCGGCGCGCGTATCCGCGCCGCCGTCAGCGACGGCCATGCCGCCGTCGCCGTCACGCTGGGTTATCCGGCCGCGAGTTGGCACGAGGAGCTGCGCGCGCAAGTCGCCGAAGCCGTCGCCGCCGAAGGCCTGAAGCTGGCCAGCTTCGAACTCCAGACCCGCATCGACGCGCACGCCCCGCAAGGCCAGCTCGCGCCGCATCCGCGCATTCGCAACGTCATCGCCGTGGGATCGGGCAAGGGCGGCGTCGGCAAATCGACGACCGCGGTGAACATCGCGCTGGCGCTGGCGCTCGAAGGCGCGCGCGTGGGCGTGCTCGATGCCGACGTCTATGGCCCGAGCATCCCGACGATGCTCGGCCTGTCCGGCCGCCCCGACAGCCCCGACGGCAAGGCGATCGAGCCGATGCACGCGCACGGCCTGGAAGCGATGTCGATCGGCCTGATGGTCGAGCAGGACACGCCGATGATCTGGCGCGGCCCGATGGCGACCTCCGCGCTGACGCAGTTGCTCGAACAGACCCTGTGGGGCGGCGAAGGCCAGCTCGACTACCTGTTCGTCGACCTGCCGCCAGGCACCGGCGACATCCAGCTCACCCTGGCGCAGAAGATCCCCGTCGCTGGCGCCGTGGTCGTCACCACGCCGCAGGACGTGGCGACGCTGGATGCGCGCAAGGCGCTGCGCATGTTCGAAAAAGTCGAAGTGCCGGTGCTGGGCCTGGTCGAGAACATGGCCGTGCACACCTGTTCGAACTGCGGGCATGTCGAGCATGTCTTTGGCCACGGCGGCGGAGAGCGCATCGCCGCGCAATACGGCACGCCGCTGCTCGGCTCCCTGCCGCTGGCGATCGGCATCCGCCAGCAAGGCGACGCGGGCACGCCGATCGTCGCCGCCGACCCCGATTCCCCTGCCGCCGTGGCCTACCGCGCCGTCGCGCGCCGCATGGCCGCCGAGCTCGCGCGCCGCCCGCGGGCGCCCGTGTCGCTGGCCGCGCAACTGCTCTAGAACCCCATACAATCCCGCAATCCTCAACGCAGCACGAGACCGCATGAGCATCAAGAGCGACCGCTGGATCCGCCGAATGGTCGAACAGCAGAAGATGATCGAGCCGTTCGAACCCGGGCAGGTCAAGCACGCCGCCGACGGACACCGCATCGTCAGCTACGGCACCTCGAGCTACGGCTACGACGTGCGTTGCTCGCGCGAGTTCAAGGTCTTCACCAACATCAACTCGACGATCGTCGACCCGAAGCATTTCGACTCGGGCAGCTTCGTCGACATCGAATCGGACGTGTGCATCATCCCGCCGAATTCGTTCGCGCTGGCGCGCACCGTCGAATACTTCCGCATCCCGCGCGACACGCTCGTCGTGTGCCTGGGCAAGAGCACGTACGCGCGCTGCGGCATCATCGTCAACGTCACGCCGCTGGAACCGGAATGGGAAGGCCACGTGACGCTGGAATTCAGCAACACCACGCCGTTGCCGGCGCGCATCTACGCCAATGAAGGGGTGGCGCAGATGCTGTTCTTCCAGTCCGACGAAGTGTGCGAGACCTCGTACAAGGATCGCGGCGGCAAGTACCAGGGGCAAACCGGCGTCACGCTGCCGAGGACGTGATCAAAGCGGTAACCACTGTCGTTCCATAACCAACCAAGGGGAAGGGGAAGTCGATGGAGAGCAATCCGTACCAGGCGCCCGGCGCCAACGTGGCTGAGACTGTGGAAGAGCAACTCGCGGGTCGTGGCGAACGCCTGGTCGCGGCGATCATCGACACGATCATCCTTCTGGCGATCCTGCTGCCGATGATGTTCGCCACCGGCTACTTCGAGCAGGCCGCGCGCGGCGAAGTCGGCATCGGCAAGATGATCTCGTATGGCCTCGCGGGCTTCCTGGTGTTCCTGATCGTGCAGGGCTGGCCCCTGAACCAGTCGGCGCAGACCTGGGGCAAGAAGGTGCTCGGCATCCGCATCGCGCTGCTCGACGGCACGCAGCCCACCTTTGGCACGCTGATCCTCAAGCGTTACCTGCCCGTGCAGGTGGCCTCCGCGATCCCGGTGCTCGGCACGGTGCTCGGCCTGATCAACGTGCTGCTGATCTTCCGCGGCGATCGCCGCTGCGGCCACGATCTCATCGCCGGTACGCAGGTGTTGAAGAACTGACTTCGCGCGTCCTCCGCCGCCAGCGCGGCGGAGGACGTTGCTGCGATCAGGGCTTCTGGTAAGTCACGAAGAACCCCTGCAAATCGCCGTTCTCGATGTACGGCTCGACGCTCTGCACCTTGTAACCGCGCGTGGCGAAAGCCTGGTGCGCGCGGCTGAGCGCGTTCGCGGCGCCCTGGTTGCGGAAGCCCCAACTGGCGTCGACCCAGATCGTCGTGGCCAGCAGGTTGTTGCGGACCGCTTCGTTCGCGATGTCGTCGGGCTTCTTTTCGAACAGGCCCGCCTGCGCGGGCAGGGCGAAGGTCGCGGCGGCAAAGGCCGCGGCCAGGAACAACTTGCGCATCGGTGATTCCCCAGCGTGGGTCAGGATCGAGCGCCGATTGTCTCTTGCAACAGCTGAATCCGCTCGATCAGCAATTCCGGCGCATAGGGTTTCGCGGCCGCCATGCCCCAGACCGGACGGGGCCAGGCGATGTCCTCGCGAAAACGGGCGATGACATGCACGTGCAATTGCGGCACCAGGTTGCCGAGCGCGGCCACGTTGAGCTTGTGCGGGCGAAAGACCTGCAGCGCGCGGCAGGCGCGATCGATTTCCTGGACCAGCGCGAGCTGCTGCGGCGGTGCGAGGTCGGTGACTTCCGTCGCTTCGGCGATGCGCGGCACGAGGATCAGCCAGGGATGGTTCGAATCGTCCATCAACCGCACTTCGCACAGCGGCCACGAAGCGACCGGATGCGTGTCGTCGGCCAATTGCGGGTGCAGATGCCACGCGTCGAGGTTCATCGCAGTTGTGCCTCGAGGAAGCCGAGCGTGCGCTGCCAGGCGAGCTTCGCGGCCTCCGCGCCGTACACCTTTGGGTCGACGTCGCGGTTGAACGCGTGGCCCGTGCCTTCGTACACGAAGACCTGCGCCTGCGGTTGCTTCTGCCGATGCAGGTCGATGTCGTGCGGCGGAATGCTGTTGTCGTCCGCGCCGAAGTGGAACATCAAAGCCGCGCCGGCCTTCTCGTCGAGGAACGGCACGCTGCGCGCGCCGTAATAGCCCACCGCCGGCAGCGACAGCCGCGTCGCACACAGGAAGGCGAGGGTGCCGCCCCAGCAGAACCCCACCGCACCCACGCGCAGGCCTTCCATCTGCAGTCGCTCCGCCGAAGCGTTGATGACGTCCATCGCGCGCTCGGTGCCCAGCGCGGTGACAAGCGCGCGTGCGCGCTGGATGCCCGCATCGTCGTAGCCGAGCTCCACGCCGTGCTCGACCGGATCGAACAGGGACGGCGCGAGCGCCACGAACCCGGCATCGGCCAGCCGCTCGGTCACGCTGCGGATGTGCGCGTTCACGCCGAAGATCTCCTGGATCACCACCACGGCGCCCTTCGAAGGACCCGGCGGCTCCGCGCGCCAGCCCCGCACCGGCCCGTGCGGGGTCTCGATATCGATCCATCCGTGCATGGCCGCGGGCCTCCTGGCGATTGGCGTGAGGGAATCGTACTCCTTGGGAAATCGGGGGAAACCCCGCGCGTGGATCGGGTGGCAAGCGGCCGTAGGGCCCGCGCGCACCTCTATAATCCGCGGCCTTCTGCCTCCCCCCGGTCCGCTCCCCGATGTCCATCGCCACCAAGCCCAAGTCCGCCAGCCAGGGAGGCAAGGTCGGGTTCGTCAGCCTCGGGTGTCCCAAGGCGCTCGTCGACTCCGAACGCATCCTCACCCAGCTCAAGGTCGAGGGCTACGACATCGTGCAGAGCTACGACGATGCCGACATCGTCGTGGTGAACACCTGCGGCTTCATCGATTCGGCGGTGACCGAATCGCTGGACGCCATCGGCGAAGCCATCGCCGAAAACGGCAAGGTCATCGTTACCGGCTGCCTGGGCAAGAAGCCCGAGCAGATCCGCGAAGCGCACCCGGGCGTGCTGTCGATCAGCGGCCCGCAGGACTACACCTCGGTGATGGAAGCCGTGCACTTGGCGTTGCCGCCGTCGCACGATCCCTTCCTCGACCTCGTGCCCGATTACGGCCTGAAGCTCACGCCGAAGCACTACGCGTATCTGAAAATTTCCGAAGGCTGCAATCATCGTTGCACCTTCTGCATCATTCCCTCGATGCGCGGCGATCTCGTCTCGCGCCCCGTCGACGACGTGTTGCGCGAAGCCGAGAAGCTCGCGATGGGCGGCGTGCGCGAGTTGCTGGTGATCTCGCAGGACACCTCGGCCTACGGCGTCGACGTGAAGTACGCCGAGCGCACGTGGCGCGGCAAGGCGTACCAGACGCGCATGAAGGCGCTGTGCGAAGGCCTGTCGGAACTTGGCATCTGGACGCGCCTGCATTACGTGTATCCGTATCCGCACGTCGACGACATCATTCCGCTGATGGCCGACGGCAAGTTGCTGCCGTACCTGGACATCCCGTTCCAGCATGCATCGCCGCGCATCCTCAAGCTGATGAAGCGCCCCGGCGCCGTGGAAAAGACGCTCGAGCGCGTGCACAAGTGGCGCGAGATCTGCCCGGAACTGGCAATCCGTTCGACGTTCATCGTCGGCTTCCCCGGCGAGACGGAAGCAGAATTCGAAACGCTGCTCGACTTCCTCGATGAAGCGCAGCTCGACCGCGTGGGCGCCTTCGCCTATTCGCCGGTCGAAGGCGCGACGGCGAACGCGTTGCCGGATCCGGTGCCCGAAGAAGTGAAGCAGGAGCGCCTGGCGCGTTTCATGGAACGGCAGGCCGTGATCTCCGCCGGACGACTGGAAGCGAAGATCGGTACCACGCAACGCTGCATCGTCGATGCGATCGATGGCGAGCTTGCGATCGCGCGCTCGCGTTTCGACGCGCCGGAGATCGACGGTCTCGTGCAGATCCAGGATGGCCGCGAAGCGGGGCTGAAGCCCGGCGATTTCGTGGACGTCGAGATCCTTGGCTCCGATGAGCACGATCTCTACGGCGAAGTGGCTTACAACGCGGAGGCTTAGTACTCCACGCCCACGATGAAATACCGCGCGACACCGCTCGGCAGTGTCGCTTCGAATTCATCGTCCACGCGCTTCTTCAACATCGCGCGCGCCAGTGGCGAGTCCACGCTGATCCAGCCGAGTTTTGCGTCCGTCTCATCCGGTCCGACGATGCGATAGCGCTGCGTCTCCCCGGTCGTCGCATGTTCGATTTCGACCTGTGCGCCGAAGAACACGGCTTCGCGATCCGTCGGCGCGGTGTCGACCACGCGCAACGCTTCCAGCCGCTTCGACAGATAACGCACGCGCCGATCGATTTCGCCGAGTTGCTTCTTGCGATAGGTGTACTCGGCGTTCTCCGAGCGATCGCCTTCGGCCGCGGCGGCGGCGAGGGCTTTCACGACTTCGGGGCGGCGCACGCGCCACAGATCGTCGAGCTCGGCCTTGAGGCGCGCGTGGCCCTCGCGCGTGATCAGCGCGGTGGCTTTCTCCCCGGGTGGCCGCCAGCGTCCCATCGATGCCCTTCGATTCCGATCGTCCCTCGCTTATGCCAAGCTCGCGGCCAACGATCAAGGGCGACGCCTCCTGCATGCTCCTGCTGCCGCTGCATCGCCCGCTCACGCGCGCGACGTTCCCCGTGGTCACCGCGCTGCTCGTCCTGATCAATGTCCTGGTCTTCTTCGGCCCGCAAGCGGGCGACCAGGCGCGCGTCCAGGAGGTCTTGACCGCTTACGTCCCCTCGCGCCTGGCGGAAATCGAAACGCCCGCTTACGAGCAGTGACCCAGCTTTCTTGTACAAAGTTGGCATTATAAGAAAGCATTGCTTATCAATTTGTTGCAACGAACAGGTCACTATCAGTCAAAATAAAATCATTATTTGAAGCTTGGCGTAATCATGGTCATAGCTGTTTCCTGTGTGAAATTGTTATCCGCTCACAATTCCACACAACATACGAGCCGGAAGCATAAAGTGTAAAGCCTGGGGTGCCTAATGAGTGAGCTAACTCACATTAATTGCGTTGCGCTCACTGCCCGCTTTCCAGTCGGGAAACCTGTCGTGCCAGCTGCATTAATGAATCGGCCAACGCGCGGGGAGAGGCGGTTTGCGTATTGGGCGCTCGGTCTTGCCTTGCTCGTCGGTGATGTACTTCACCAGCTCCGCGAAGTCGCTCTTCTTGATGGAGCGCATGGGGACGTGCTTGGCAATCACGCGCACCCCCCGGCCGTTTTAGCGGCTAAAAAAGTCATGGCTCTGCCCTCGGGCGGACCACGCCCATCATGACCTTGCCAAGCTCGTCCTGCTTCTCTTCGATCTTCGCCAGCAGGGCGAGGATCGTGGCATCACCGAACCGCGCCGTGCGCGGGTCGTCGGTGAGCCAGAGTTTCAGCAGGCCGCCCAGGCGGCCCAGGTCGCCATTGATGCGGGCCAGCTCGCGGACGTGCTCATAGTCCACGACGCCCGTGATTTTGTAGCCCTGGCCGACGGCCAGCAGGTAGGCCGACAGGCTCATGCCGGCCGCCGCCGCCTTTTCCTCAATCGCTCTTCGTTCGTCTGGAAGGCAGTACACCTTGATAGGTGGGCTGCCCTTCCTGGTTGGCTTGGTTTCATCAGCCATCCGCTTGCCCTCATCTGTTACGCCGGCGGTAGCCGGCCAGCCTCGCAGAGCAGGATTCCCGTTGAGCACCGCCAGGTGCGAATAAGGGACAGTGAAGAAGGAACACCCGCTCGCGGGTGGGCCTACTTCACCTATCCTGCCCGGCTGACGCCGTTGGATACACCAAGGAAAGTCTACACGAACCCTTTGGCAAAATCCTGTATATCGTGCGAAAAAGGATGGATATACCGAAAAAATCGCTATAATGACCCCGAAGCAGGGTTATGCAGCGGAAAAGCGCCACGCTTCCCGAAGGGAGAAAGGCGGACAGGTATCCGGTAAGCGGCAGGGT